>SAMEA3387509__coassemble_1200_pt1 | contig 43817 bp, 51 predicted proteins | sample SAMEA3387509__metabat2_high_PE_013 | metagenome-assembled genome bin SAMEA3387509 (sample SAMEA3387509) | Felis catus | biome: Faeces | place: United Kingdom | collected 2012
ACGATGCTTCATCTAATAAAAATAGTAAAGATATTCAAGGCTGCGTAAACTATTTCATCCGTTATGCCGGTAGACCTGCCATGGCTGAAAATAGAATCACAGAATACAATAAAGAATCAAAGACTGTCAGCTGGTTCTACAATGATCATAAGGATGAAAAACGTCATGATGTCACAGATAATGTGATCGACTTTATAAATCGTCTCATCATACATATACCAGACTACCATTTCTTAACCACTCGATATTATGGATTCTATGCCAATGCTTCTAAGAAAACTCTAGATAAAGTACATGCACTTCTTGGAATCAAAAAGAACAAGGATTATTCTCGTGAAACAAGAACTAAAGCTCTTAAAAACAAACTCAATAAATTGAAGTACCGCACTCATTTGATTGATTCTTTTAATAGAGACCCAATTCAATGTAAATGTGGAGCCATTATGCAGTATACTTATACATATAATCCATTGGAGGACAAGAGAAATGACAGAACATACAGAAAAAGATGTATTGATGAAATGTACAAAATGCGGTTACGAAGAAGAAGTACCTAGATGGTTAATCGATGAATTATTTCCAAATGAACCTGAAGAAAACTATATGATGCACTGCCCTGAATGTGATCATAAGATGATTGTAAAAAAATAATTCAGCAACTAAAAGGCAAATGCAAAATGTTGGCTATTACGATAGTCCTTTTTGTCGTTCCTCATAATCAACAAATTGTGACAATTCGACAGTTTTTCACATGCCGCATTCCCCTGTTCCGAAGCCAAAATCTTAATATACAAAAAAAACTGTCATACGACAGTTTAATTATGCATTTAAAGCTGCTTTTGCTTCTTCGCAAAGTTTAGTGAAGCCTTCAGCATCGTGAATAGCCATTTCACTTAACATTTTACGGTTGATCGCAATATTAGCTAATTTTAATCCGTGCATTAAACGAGAGTATGATAAGTCATTCATACGTGCAGCTGCATTAATACGTGTAATCCAGATTTTACGCATGTTTCCTTTTAACTTACGACGGTCGTTGTATGCATATCTGAATGAATGCATTACCTGCTCATTTGCAGTTTTGTATAATGTATGTTTTGATCCAAAGTATCCTTTGGCAAGTTTCAACACTTTTTTTCTACGAGCGCGTGAAACTGTTCCACCTTTAACTCTTGCCATTCTTTATATCCTCCTTAATTACTTAACTAACATTTCCTTAATACGTTTGTAATCTGTAGCATGTACAGTACCTGGTTTAGCTAAGTGACGACGTTGTTTCTTAGTCTTTCCATGGAAACGGTGAGATGTATAAGCGTGAGATCTCTTTAATTTTCCAGAACCTGTCTTTTTTACACGTTTTGCTAATCCTCTGTGACTCTTCATTTTAGGCATAGTCTAGTCCTCCTTACTTCTTTTTAGGTGCCAACACTGTTGACATCGTATTACCTTCCATTGAAGGTTTTTTCTCAACGATAGCTACTTCATCCATAGCTTCGATGAAGTCATTCATGATCTTACGACCAACTTCCAAGCGAGTGATCAAACGACCACGGAATCGCATATCAATCTTTACTTTCATACCCGCTTCGATCCATTTTGACGTCTGACGAACTTTTGTTTCAAAATCGTGTGTATCGATAATCGGCGATAAACGCAAAGATTTAACTTCAACAACATGTTGCTTACGCTTAGCTTCTTTTGCTTTTTTCTGTTGTTCGAAATGATAACGACCATAGTCTAAAACTTTACACACGGCCGGACGCGCCTTGGGTGCTACACACAACAAATCTAAATTTTGTTTGTATGCAATGTCCAATGCTTCTTTTTTTGACATAACTCCCAATTGTTCTCCATCCGCATTGATGACAAGAACTTCTCTAAACGGAATCTTTTCGTTAAACAAATCATCGTTTACATTATTTGGGGCAACTTTTCTATTATTGATATTCGACACCATCCTTCTTCATTTTTCCAAAAAGAAAATGGGTGCATTCCACACCCATCACTCTTTTTAAACGAATTCAAACTGAATTGGCCGTGAACCTATGTCTCTTAGACATCAGGTGAGAAGGGGTGCTTCTATCTTTCCATTTCTTTTACTCATTGATAATACCACACACATATGGTTTATTCAATATCTTTTTTCAAAAAAATAAAGCCGAGTAAATCGGCTTAAACACATAAATGGTGGACTCTTGGGGATTCGAACCCCAGACCCACTGATTAAGAGTCAGTTGCTCTGCCAGCTGAGCTAAGAGTCCATTTATCAGTGCTCATTTATATTACCACAGCATATTTTTAAATGCAACTATTTTTTCAAAAAAGAGTGCCGAATTGACACTCTATTCCAACATAGCCATTTTTTCTTCCCACTCTTGCATCAATGCAGCAATTTCGTTGTGTTTATCATCTATTTTCGCATCTAACTCTTCCATCTTACGATAATCTTGGTAATATTCTGGTTCATATCTCAATTCTCGCATTGCCTCTAAATCTTGTTCTGCTTCCTCTAAAAGCACTTCTAGTTTTGCGACACGATTCTTAATTGCTTTTAAATCCGTGAAAGATACCGTTTGTGGCTTCGCTTCTTTTTCGACCTTGGCAACCGATTCCACAAGTTCATTACTTGCCTTTTTTTCTAAGTACTCTTCGTAATTTAAATCATACACTTTACTGATTGAACCCATTTCTAGTACACGTGTAGCCATCTTTTTTAAAAACATACGGTCATGCGATACAAATAGAATCGTTCCATCATATTTTTCTAAAGCGGATTCCAAAGCTTCTTTCGCCGGAATATCTAAGTGGTTTGTAGGTTCATCCAATAATAAAACATTATCATGCTCTAACATTAATTTTGCCAAAGCCAATCGAACTCTTTCTCCACCCGACAAATCATTCACTTCTTTAAAAACTTCATCCTGTGTAAAAAGGAAACTTGCTAACGTATTACGAATCTGTGTTTGTGTTGCATCCGGATCCATATCCCACAATTCATCCAATACATTCTTATTCGACTTCATCTGAGCACTTTCCTGATTGAAATACCCTACATCAATTTGATGGCCAAATTTAAAGCTACCTGATATCGCAGGCAGTTCTTTCACCAAAGTCTTGATCAAAGTTGATTTACCTATTCCATTAGGACCAACGATAGCCATTCTTTGTCCTTGCAATAATTGAAAAGAAACATCAGACAGCACTTTATCATAACCAACCTGTAAATCTTCTACTTCAAGAACCTGCTTACCACCTTTTCTTGCACAAGTAAACACGGCCTTCATCTGACTTGTATCTGAAGTACTATCTTCAATTCTATCCATGCGATCTAAATATTTCTGCTTACTCTTAGCAAAAGCGGCCTTATTCTTTTTATAGCGGAATTTTTCAATCAAATCTTCTAAACGATGAATCTCTTGTTGCTGACGAATATACGCTTCATGATTCTTTTTTAGATATTCATCTTTTGCCTTCAAATAATGCGAGTAATCCCCCACATATCTTTGAGTTTTACCAAACTCAATTTCCACGATTTCATCTACAACATGATCCAAGAACATTCGGTCGTGACTCACTAAAACAACCGCGAAAGGATAATGCTTCACATAATTTTCAAGCCATTCAATAGCTGCAATATCCAAATGGTTTGTCGGTTCATCCAATAATAAGATATCTGGTTTTGTCAATAACAGTTTAACCAGCGCAATTCTCGTTTTTTGTCCAGAACTAAATTCACACAATTTTTTATTTAAATCACTTTCATCAAACTGAAAATGAAAAAACACATTCTTTAATTCCACCTCATATTGATATCCATTCAATGCCTCAAAACGTGTCTGCAATGCATCATACTTTTCAAGTTGCTTCTCACTTGAATCCGTTTTAAGTACTTCTGCCTGAGCATTTAACTGCTTTTCCAATTCTCGAACCTTGTCAAAAGCCGTTAAAAGTTCTTCATACACTGTCTTTTCTTCGTCCACAAAAGTAATCTGTGCCAAATACCCAATATTTGTACCATTTAAAACCATACGAGAACCCGAATCATAGTGTTCCAGTCCACATATAGTTTTCATCAATGTTGTTTTACCACATCCATTACGACCAACCAACGCAATCTTTTCATTATCACGCACTTGAAAGTTAGCACCTGCCAAAACTGTTTTTGCTCCAAATGACTTTTGTATATTACTTAATTGTAACTTCATACTATCACCCTAAATTTCAAAATATCTAACAATACCTTTCACCAAAGTTTTCGCTATCGCATCCGTATTGTCGTTAAAATAAGCAACACTTTGAGAATTCATTGCGCTCGCATATGAAAAGTATAATCCATACATCCCAAAGACATCTTTATATTTTGCATTTCTCATTTCATCACCATAAACACCAGTGTATGTTGCTCTTCCACCAGTTTCTCTTAATTGTGGGTAAAGTTCATATTTTTTTACTTCACCCTTTTCATCTTCGGCAAATGAATCATATAAAACTCCATTTTCCTGCGTGCTGTTCGTTCTAGCCGCATACAATGTCAATCCACTTTGATCCATATAATATGAGATTGTATTAGCCAACCCACTATTTGTATATGGACTTGCCATCATATAAGGCGCATCTACATTTTCATCATAGCTTGCACCCAAGGCAATATATAATTTAGCCTTTGCCTTATAACCACGAGCCGGACGACCATCTGCACCATAATATCCAGGCGTTTCGTTTTCTTTACGCAAGATTTTTACCTTTAATCCCTTTTCTTCTAATTCTTTTTTTAATTTTTTCGCAAATTCCATGGAAGAAGTTGGTTCATCTAAAATTGATGTACTTGCACCATAATCTACTGTATTCGAGATGTAATTCATCGCATTTCCACATGGATCGATCACTACATCATATACATTGGATTTTGGGATATGCTTAGTGACAACAATAAACGTATAATTTTTCTTTAAATGAATATCATACTCTTTTAATGCCTCTTTATCTGCCACAAACGTAACATCTTTCACCTTTTTATTGCGACGCATTGTCGTGATTGTCTTCGCCTTAAATGCATCGTCAAAATAAATACGCTCCTTTTCATAATGATCATATGTATATAGTTCATAAATTCCTTCTTTTAAAGAACCTAAATCAATACCTGAATCCACTTTTCCATTAAATGTAAAACTTGTAATGGCATCATTCATAACATTTCTTAGAACAATGTTATTGCCTTGCATTTTATCCATTTTCTTTGTACCATACTCATCTTTATACAAAGACAACGTCTCCCCATAAACTAAATAATCACTGAGTCGATAAGACCCATCAAAACTTGTCTCCACCTTTTTTCGCAGCTTTTCAACATCCACTGTATCCAAATAAGATTGTGACAACTTATCTATTTCAGTTGGCCTTGATACATATAAAAAAACACAGACAACCACAATAGCGATAGTAACAACTCCGACGATCATCGTGCTTAAATTTTTATTATTAACTACTCTTACTTTTTTCATACCCCTTATTTATATCACACAAAAAAACAGGTATCAACGAGATACCTGTTTAATTCATTAGAAAATTAAATTTCTAGGTGTACGTGGATATGGCTGAACATCACGAATATTCGCAACACCACTTAAATACATCAACATACGGTCAAACCCAAGACCAAATCCTGAGTGCTTGCATCCTCCAAAGCGACGTAAATCTAAATACCATTGTAATGTCTCTTGTTCCATTCCAATTTCTTTCATGCGATTCACTAACACATCATAACGCTCTTCACGTTGAGAACCACCAACTAATTCTCCAACATAAGGAACTAATAAGTCACATGCTGCAACTGTCTTGTTGTCATCATTGACACGCATATAGAATGCTTTAATATCCTTTGGATAATCCGTTAAGAAAACAGGACCATTTACGACTTTTTCGCAAATATAACGCTCATGTTCACTCTGAAGATCCATACCCCAGAAAATATCCTGGTTTTCAAATTGATCTTTTGCTTTTTCCAAATATTCAATAGCCTTTGTATAAGTCATTCTTTCAAAGTTAGAGTTTGCAACATGAGTCACACGTTTAATACATTCTTTATCGATCATTGATGCAAAGAATTCCATTTCTTCTTTAGCATGTTCTAAACAATAGTTGATACAATATTTGATCATTTCTTCAATACAATCCATGTTATCGGCTAAATCCGCAAACGCAAGTTCTGGTTCAATCATCCAGAATTCAGAAGCGTGACGAGTTGTATTTGAATTTTCTGCACGGAAAGTTGGACCAAAAGTATAAACATTGCGATATGTTAATGCGAATGGTTCAACATGCAATTGTCCAGATACTGTAAGTTGAGCATGTTTACCAAAGAAATCCTTGTCATATTTTGCATCTTCACGAGTTGTAACTGTAAAACATTCACCAGCACCTTCTGCATCATTACCAGTGATTTCTGGTGTATGTACATATACGAATCCGCGATCCTGGAAGAATGTGTGAATTGCCATACTTAATACACTTCTTAATCTAAACATAGCATAGTATGTATTTGCACGAGGACGTACATGAGGAATTTCACGCATAAATTCAAAACTGTGACGTTTTTTCTGCAATGGATAATCGTGATCACATAATCCTAAAACACTAATACTTTCGGCTTGAATTTCAAATGGCTGTTTTGCATCCGGAGTACATACAAGTTTTCCTGTTACTTCCATAGCTGAACCTGTTGTAATTTTTGATACTTCATCAAAGTTTTCTAAGCTATCCGCATATACAACCTGCACATTCGAAAAAGTTGTTCCATCATTCAACGCAATAAATCCAACTGCCTTTGAATTACGATTTGTACGAACCCATCCCTGCAAAGTAATACTTTGTCCATCGTACTGTTCAAATGTTTCTTTTAATTTTTTTACTAACATAGTTTCTCCCTTCAAAATAAAAAAAGTTCCTTAATTAAAAGGAACGATTATTACCGCGGTACCATCCTGTTTCATCACACGTATGTATGCACTCAATTGGAATTTAACGCATTCCACACGTTACTGTCTACTTAATTTCTCCAGTACGACTCCACAGGTGTTATCAATCCAAACTTGCACTGTCTATTTTCACCTAACAAGACTCTCTTTACATGTTCGTTTTGGACGACTTCTATTTCTGCGTCTTTGTTTCTAATGAATTTGTAATAAATACCAATTCTTGTATTGATGATACCACATCAATACTTTTAATGACAACCCCTTTTGGGACTAAAAAATGTTGATGCGTAAAATCAACGATACCATTAATTCCACACTGTACTAATTTATCTACTGTTTCTTGTACATCATGTGAAATTGTTAAAATCGCAATACGACATCCTTCAGGAATCTTCGTATCTAACTCCGACATCGGATATACTTCGACACCAAATTGTGTTCCACACTTAGCTGGATCCACATCAAATGCACATGCGATTTCACCAACAACATAATCCCATTTATTATAATTCATTAACGCACGACCTAAGTTACCAGCACCAACTAAAATTATTTTTTCATCAAAATCAACGCCTAACTGACTATTAAATATTTCAATCAATTTATCCACATCGTATCCGTAACCTTGTTTTCCAAGATTCCCTAAAAAGGAGAAATCACGACGAATTGTTGTAGGTTCAATATCTACAAAGCTCGATAATTCTTTGGACATAATTCGTTCAACGCCATTTTTTTGAAGTTTACGTAAAGCTTTTAAATATACCGGATACCTCTGTAAAGTTGCTTTGGGTACATTTCTATTCTGCATTTTATCACCCCACGCATTAATAATATCATATTTGTGATATATTTAACAAGTTAACTTGTGAAAAAATTTAAAAAACAAAAAAGTCGATTACTCGACTTTAGAAAATGGCTTGATCCACCTGCAACAACGTTGAATCCACATCTTGAAGAAGTGTTTGAATTCTTGAATTATAAAAATAAGGAACACCCTTCTTTTTCGCGAAATACAATACAAGCGCCCACAAAATTACTAGTAAAACAAATGAAACCCTAAAAGAAATGTGAATAAAAAGAACAAACACAAGTAAAAACACAATATACGCAAGTGTGTCTAATAAGATAAATCGTTGAAATATATTTTTCAGTGTAATCTGATAATAATCTCTTTTTCTAGATAGAAAAGCTTTCGTGATAGAATCATATTCCTCATTAAATTCCATCTTACTTAAATCATCCTGATTCTCTTTATGTTCTTTATAAAATACAACTTCCTGCATTCTTAAAAGACAAAACAACATGGCCTGCTTATTTTCATCTTTCGAAAACTTTTTATAATACAATTCCAACAACTTTAAATAATCATTATCCGAAATTGATTTTCCAACCATATTTTGTGCAATGACTTCTAAACGTTCTGTTAATACATCTGAAAATACAAGAATGTTATTTTGAGCACGTCTTTCAATTTCTTTTAAAGCCCCAAGAAAATGATCAGCCACGATATGCCTTAAGCGCACATGCGATTTGATCTGGACAAGATGTTGGCTTATTTCCACATGTTACTCCAGTCAAAGTATCGATAACTTCATCTACACTTCTTCCCTTCAATAAACATCCAATTCCCTTTAAATTTCCATTGCATCCACCAATGGCCTCAAAACTTTTAATAATTCCATCTTCAATTTCAAAATTGAATTGACGACTACAAACACCCTTTGGTGTATAACTATATTTTTCCATAATTTCCTCCATTTAATCGGTCTAAAACCTTTCTACATACTACTGCTATTAATATACCACTCACAATGGACAATGCCAAAAGAATTGGTAAAAACAACTGCATAAAATACTGTTGGTAAATCCAAGTAATTGCGATTACTTGTCCTATATTATGAAAGCTAGCTCCAAGTATACTTACGCCATAAATCGAAAACACCTTACTTCGATACGCTAAGATCATCGCAATACAAGCCAAAATACCACCGCTTAACGAAAGCCAAAACGAAACAGAAAATAACATTCCCTGCATTAAGCTTGACAAAATGATACGAAGCAACGATACATAAGCCAATGATTTTTCATCATACATATAAAGTGCAAATAAGCCAGCAATATTTGCCAAGCCAATCTTATATCCAGGAACAATCATAAATATACCTATAAAGCTTTCTAAAAGCTGCAACAAAATACCGACCGCGACCAAGAAAGCTAAAATTACACTTTTCTTGACCCTCATTGTATCACCGTATCCTGACTGGCTTCTTTTTCAATTTTTACCACTGTCTCATTGGGCAAACATACAATGGGAACATTGGCATCCGAAACATAACCTTGTTTCGAACAATAATGATGTGGACTCTTTTCTTGTGTAACACGCACTTTTTTCTGTTTAACCTCAATATGCACTTTTCCAAGCTTTCCATTTACGACATACGTTTTATCTTTTGATAAATCAATACGCAAAACTTGTTTTTCCTTAACATATACACTCGCATACGCATTTTCATTTTCACTAAAAAATAAAGGAACACATAGTACTACCGCTACGATCATAATGCATACTATCAGAATTTTATCTGCCTTTTTCATTATTGAACGACCACACTTACATTTTTTGTGACTGAATTTCCAAAACGATCACTGATTTTTACTTGTACATCCTGTGTTGATGCAGTGGACGTATCAACATTAGCTTCAAAAGTAACTCCCGACAGATCTGTTGCATGAAAATAGGAATTCCAATCAATATTCTGTCCAACCCCAATTGTGATTTGACCCACTTCACTTGCACATACTGGAGCCGTTGTATCTTTAACTTTTATCACAAAAGGATACTCTTTACTCCCATCCACAATCGCAAAGTCATATTCACCAACAACCAAATAATCCATTCCAGATGTCATAAAGCGATTATTTTTCTTATCTACCCCAACACTTTTTGAAACAACTTTTAAACGAGATGAAAAAGTCGCATTCTTTAAATACAAAGTTGGATTGGCATAAATATCTTTTCCAAGTTCAATCGTGAACATTGACTTTTTTAATTGAACCCCCCAGGAACATGCACACAATAAGAATGATAAGCTTATAATTCCTATTTTTTTAAGCATCCAATTCCTCCTTTAATTCTGAAGCCATCTGCTTCACTTTCGCTAAGCGATGCTTCATTCCAGATTTTGAAATATCTTCACCAAATTCATTTTTACACTCTAAACACAATTCATTTAGATTGGCCTCCGGATACATCTTGCGAATTTGCATCGCATGCATAATTTTTTCTGGAATCACAATATTTTTGGCATGACTCTCCAAAAACTCAATAGCCTCTAACTGCGATTTGGCAGCCTTTAAACTCTTTACCTCATTGGCAACCTCACAATTATCGAGGCGCGTGATCTGATTATAGAAATCTCTTTGAATTCTAGAATCCTCAAATTCAAACAACGCATTCGAAGCATTACATAAACGTAAGAAGTCTGCAATTTTATCTCCAGCTTTTATATATACCACATAAACACTTTTTCTTTCGATGACTTTTGCCGGCAAATAAAAACGCTGCATTAATTTTTGAACACTTAACGCTAAATCTTTTTCCTGACTCGACATTTCTAGATGATAATTACTCGATTTTGGTGAGTTGATACTGCCACTAGCCAAAAAACACCCTTGCAAATAAGCTCTAGCCATCTTTTCAGAACGAACCATTTTTACGCTTGGTGTATAACGCAAACCTGAATCAGTTAAAATCTGAAGATCTTCCAATATTTCTTGAGCTTTATCAAACACTTGAATGCGATAAATGTTATTTTTCTTTAACTGCATTTTTTTCAACACAGAAAGACGAGGATCGACATCATATAACGTTTTCATGATTTGAAAAACATGTTTGGCAATTGTTGCATTTTCAGTTTGAAACGACAAATACATGCCTTGCCAATTCATATGTAAACTTGCTCGCATTTGAAAAAGGGCACATAATTGTGCCTTCATCATTTGAGCATCGATTTCTTCTTTACAAATTTCTTTTTTAATTTCAGATGTAAAGGACAAGTCTATACCCCCTTGATCAATTCTTCTACAACTTCTTTGACAGCCATTGGATTATGACGAATACGACCTTTTGTATCCAACGCCAATAAATCTCTTTGTATAATAGCATAGTCTGTTGCTTCATTTCCAATACAAATTGGATAACTATTTTGTGAAGCATACATGTCTAAAACTTCCTTGGGTAACATCGACTGGTTAACCACCACTAAATCTACTGGATGTTTAAATGAATGTTTTTCAATTGCATTAATATGATCCTGAACCGTATATCCATCTGTTTCTCCAGGCTGAGACATAGCATTACAAAAATAGATTTTCTTACAAGGGTTCTTTTCAATAGCTTTCGAGATATCCGAAATAATTAGATTCGGCATAATTGAAGTATATAAAGATCCAATTCCATAAATAATCAAATCGGCATTTTTAATAGCTTCAATAGCCGGTTTATATGCATGCACATACTTCTGATAAAAAACATGATCGATACTGTTGTATACTGTTGGGATATTTTTTTCTCCACGAACCAGCGTGCCATCTTTCATCATTGCATATAATGTAACAACATCCAATGTACTAGGAAGAATATTCCCCTTCACATTTAATACTCTTGAAATTGATTCAATTGCTCCCATAAATGAGCCTGTAGTATTGATCATTGCCAAGAAAATCAAGTTTCCTAAATTATGACCACCCACATCTTCGCTTCCTTCAAAACGATAATTCAGCAAATCAGAGAAAAAGCCTTCATCTTCTTCATCGGCCATAGCACATAAAACATGTCGAATATCTCCAACTGCAGGAATATTGTATATATCACGAATTCGTCCCGTACTACCACCATCATCGGCTACTGTAACAATGGCCGTTAAATCAACATCTTCCAAACGTTTCATACCCTTTAACATGCTTGAAAGACCTGTGCCCCCACCAATTACGACTATTTTTTTCATTCTTCGTCAACTCCAATATCACGGTGCGATTTAAAACAACGATATGTATCCTTATATTCATCATACAACCAGTTACAAATCGAAACCGAGCGATGTTGACCACCTGTACATCCAATCGCAACAATCATATGGGACTTGTTCTGTTTCTCGTATTGTGAGAACACAAAATCACAATAATCCTTTAGTTTTACAATAAACTCTTGTGTTTCTGGTTTATCCATTACATAGTCATATACTTCTTTTTGATTTCCTGTTTTATCTCGAAGCAATGGATCATAAAATGGGTTTGGCAAGAAACGAACATCAATGACCATATCTGCATCTAATGGTACTCCATGTTTAAATCCAAAAGATTGGAATGTGACTGTAAACACGCTTCTTTGAGCACTTTTAAAACGGTGTAAAACACGACTTGCCAAAGCAGAAGTACTTAATTTTGTCGTATCAATATGAATCGTATTCTGTGAATTCTCTTGTAGATGATCCAAAAAATCGCGTTCTACTTCAATCGCATCTTCTAATGTTGTAGCCAAATGATTCACGATCATTGGATGTTGTCTTCTTGTAAAGCGATAACGTAACAACAATTCTTCATCGCTACAATCTAAAAACAAGATTTGAAGATCGCGGTTAATATTTTCAAAGTAGCTCACAAAAGCCTGGTAATCAATAGCACTCACACTAAGTGCTACATTTTTATAATGAGACTCATCTTTTCTTAGTAAGTCTTCTAAATTATCCAACAATTCCTTAGGAAAATTATCCATACAATAATAGCCCAAATCTTCTAGAGCATTCATTGCACTTGATTTTCCGGCCCCTGACATTCCTGTCACAAGAACAATTTTATTTTCCATAATCACACATCCTTTTTACAGATTATACCAACATTTGAACTTGAGTACAATTTTGACTATCATAATAAAAGGAGGAACACATATGAAACCATGTATATTTTTAGATATCGATGGAGTAATCAATCCGAGTCGTAAAAAGAATTCCTATTGTCTCGATTACAATTTACCAGATGCCCTGGCAAAAAAATTGAACCACCCAAAAATTGCCACACTAAACGCATATTTAGTCAATCAAGTTTATTATTGTTTTTCAAAAGAAAGTATTCTACTTTTGAAGCAACTCATTGAAAAATATGATGCTCAAATCATCATCACAAGCTCATGGAGAATAGTCTATTCATTAGAACAACTTCAGGCCATGTTTGACATCTTTGATTTAGGAAAGTATGTTAAATCCGTTACCACTTTGATTAATCCACGCACAAAAGCTATTCGAGAATTTATTAATGAAAACAATGTGACAAGTTATATTATTTTAGATGATTTTGACATGTCCAAAGCTTTCGATTATCATTTTGTTTATGTTCGCCACTATTTCAAAGAATCCGACTACAAGAAGGCGGACTATGCTTTATTTATTCAACAAAAGGAGTTTTCGAATTGAAAAAACACATTTTTACCATTTTTACAATCTGTAACATGCTACTGATCTTTTATTTTTCCAGTCAAAATGCAGCACAATCCACACAAACAAGTGCCTGGTTTTTACAATTTTTACCATTCTCAATGCATATCGTTCGTAAACTCGCACATTTCACAATTTATGCCATGCTTGGATTCAATACATTCTATATGTATAAGAGCTATGGTGTGAAACACTCTGCACTATACGCTTTGGTCACATGCATTCTATATGCTTGCAGTGATGAATGGCATCAATCTTTTGTCTCAGGAAGAAGCCCGCAGATTACAGACATATGCATTGATACTTGCGGTGCTTTATCCCTAATTCTATTAAATATTGGTCTGATCCGATGGAAATCATCCCAAAAAACGCTTTAAAATTGACAATTATATGAATTATGCTACGATTCTATTGGTGATTACATGAAAAGTAAACAAATGTTCATTCTTCCAATGCTAATCGTGGCATTTTTATTTTTACTTACCTTAGCCGCAAACTCACTCCACCCTACTCGATATATTAAATGCGATACCAGTAAGCTAACGGTAGAAAAAGCACATTTAGAAGATGGTGAAGCTGTTATTGAAAAAATTAAAATTCCTAAAGGTACAAAAGTAAAAGTTCATCAAAAACAAGAATATTCAAGCATCATCATATACAATCACGATAAACTAAAAGTTAAGAATTCAAATCTCGCAAATAGTTTTGAAGAAGCTACTCACTTAGATTATGTCTATTGTCGAAGACTGGTAAACTTAAGAGAAGAAAAAGGTGGAAAACTAAGTAAAGCGATTGTCAAGAAAGGTGAAAAAGTAAAGGTAGTCTCCATCGATCAAAAAGACTGGGATAAAGACACAGGCCAAATTCGTTGGTACAAAGTCAAAAAGCAAAACAAAACCTATTACTTAAGTGGTGCATATGTGGAATCATCAAGAAAATTAGCATTAAAAAAGTATGATCAAGCCATATCTTATTCGACATATTGGGATGATTACTACAAAGATGGATATTCTAAAGATGCCTACACATCACAAATTGACTACAAGCCTATCAAAAAAGAAATATATAAAGAAAATTCGATGCCTAAACATGTTAAGTCCGTCCATGTATCAATGGACAATTTCATCAACAATCAAAAATACATCGAAAAGTTAAAGAACATCAATACGATTATTGTCGAAACTAAGAATGATGAAGGCTCAGTTTTATATGCGAGTGATGTATGTAAGGATTATTTATCAGATCCTAGTCAAGCAACAAATAATGCGATGATTTCAAAAAAAAACTTAACAAAAATCATAAAAGAATACAAAAAAAAGGGATTCTATTGTGTAAGCCGTATCGTTACTTTTAAAGATGCTGTTTTTGCGATGGAAAACCCAAATGAATCATTAACGGACCACAATGGCAATTTAGTTGTCTACAACGATCAATACTGGCCTAGTGCGTATTCTAGAAAAGCATGGATGTATAATGTGGAACTTGCCAAAGAGTGTGCTGATCTAGGCTTTAATGAAATTCAATTTGATTATGTCCGTTTTCCTGATGGAACCGCAAGCGCAAACTCTAAACTAAACTTTCACAATACATATAAAGAAAGTAAAGTAGCCGCCATCCAAAGTTTTCTTCAATACGCAAAAGAAGAATTATCCCCAAAATGCGTTTATGTTGCAGCCGATATGTTCGCGTGGCCTATTGTAGCTTGCGATGATCAAGATATTGGACAATTTCTTCCAGCCATCGCGAATGTCGTTGATATCATTTGTCCTATGCCTTATTTAGATCACTTTTCAAATGGAAGCTTTAACATTGATAATCCTATTGAAAAGCCATACGACACTTTATATGCATTCACTAAGATCAGTGACGAGCAATTAAAAAGTATCAAATATCCCGCTAAATACCGAACATGGATTCAGGGATACAATATAGATGCAGATGGTGTAAAACAAGAAATAAAAGCACTTAAAGACACAAATTACCCGGATTATATGGTTTGGTTAGCTAGTGGCGATAAGAAAGATATAGATAGAATCAAAAGCGGATTTTAAAACCCATGCATATTAACATGGGTTTCTTTTTTTATTTCTGGTATGTTTTATCGATAAATTTTTGTGCATCAACCACAAAACGACTGTGTACACCTTTTCCAATTGATTTACCATCTTGGAACGCTTGTACTTCATAATCAATTTTGCGACCATCCACATTAACCATCTTAGCCTCAATTGTGATTGTTGCCCCTAATGGACTTGCCATATCATGAGACACATTCATACTGATGCCAACGCTTGTCTTACCTTCTTCTAATTCTAGGCATAGACATGCAGCCTCTTCCATCCATGCGATCATTTGCGGTGTAGCTAATACATCCAATGATCCACTCTTCATAACGGAAGCCAAATTTTGTTTTTCAACCACACGTTGAATTCGAATTGTTTTTAAATCCATGTTTGTTATCCCTCCTTTGATATATTAATCCATTGTTAAAATATTGACAATGTATTTTATTAGTTTCCTCGTTCTGTGATAGAATGTATTAAGAGAAAAGAATCAATCATTTCTAATAGAAAGTAGGTCATATATGTATTCTAAACAAGAAGAAAACCTAATCCTATACCAAAAATCAAAACATAAAATCACTATACATCTTATTCTTTATTTTTTTGTACTTTGCGTTTATTTTTTAGCCATGGCATATCTTTTCTCAAGCATGGAATTCTTGAAAGTAGATGATCCAGCATTCCGCTCTATGTTGATCAAATTAGGAATCGGACAGATTCTTTTATATGGCATCACATTTCTTCTTCTTTCAACAGGTAAAAAATGGTTTCGTATTCTATATTGGATAAATATTGCGATTAGTTTTTTGATTATATACTTTCCAATCAAATTATTGTTGTCAAACCTTACAACCATCTTACCATTCTTTGTCCTTGTTGCTTGTATGCTTTTAAAAACCATTGTACTTTGCCAAATTGGGGGATACTTAAGAAACAATCGTTGGTGTAAGATTTATTTTGATCACACAATCGAGTTAGACGATGAAAACGATGATTGGGTAGCTAAACAAACAAAGAATGTAGATTATGAAAAAATCAAAGATAAATACGAAAAAAAATTCGAACCAACTGAACAAGATGAAGAAGATGAATATGTAGTAGAAAAAGCGCCTATGACTTTGCCCCAACTATCCGTTCGTTTAGGCATTATTATTTATGGCGAATTAATTTTATTTCCAATTCTAATCCAAATCTTTTCAAATCTATTCGCAAGTTTGGATATGCAAAAAGTATTTGCAACAAAAGACATGTTTATGTTGTGTATTTTTACTGCTTTTATTTGGACCATTCCATTATTCTATATGTACTACAATCAAAAGGCGACAAAGAAGATTATCGCATGTTGTATGATAGGCGAATTTATTCGTATTTTAGTTTATTTACCAACCTTTATGAACTACTATAAATCACAGGAATATTCGCTTCGTGTATTTATCTTCTTTGTGATTCTAGATCTCATTCGATTGGTTATTCTATCTATATTCGCAATCCGTGTTTTACAATCAAAACAAGAATATGCACAAAATCCCAGAGACTAATTCCAATGTCATTAAGTTAAGCAAATTCTTAAATTTATGAGTCTTACCTATAAATAGGTAGGGCTCTTTTTTTGTGCAAGAAGTGTAAAAAACGCTTGACAAGCCAAAAAGCGGAATTTTAAACATAATCCGAAGGAATTATAGAGGAGGATTTTTACCTATGATTCCAGATAAGATTTTAAATGTTTTTAATCGTTCTATTAAAATGGTTTGCAGCAACATCGCTTGTTACTGCAATGACCCTGTTAGTGATTTTACTCGTAAGAGAAAACTGCCTGCTGAAACTCTGATACACTTTATTGTTCAGATGCAGTCTAAAAGTCTAAACTCCGAGTTGTGTGAATATTTTACAGACTTGGATTCTTTGCCTACTGCATCGGCTCTTTGCCAGCAAAGAGACAAGCTTGATATCAGTGCTTTCCAAAGAATTATGCATCTGTTTGTGAATGCATTTGATGACTACAAGACTTGGAAAGGATACCATGTTCTAGCTTGCGATGGTTCGGATGTAAATATTGCCTATGATGAAAAGGATGAAGATACTAAAAGACAGAACGGCAATAATAAACCATTCAGTCAGCTTCATATCAACGGATTATATGACTGTATTAATCATGTTTTCTGGGATACAAGTATTGATACAGCTACTAAGACTAGAGAATGTGCTGCTTTAATGAAAATGATTATGAGACATGATTATCCTGTAAACTCGATTATTACGGCTGATAGAGGTTATGAGAAATACAATCTAATGGCATGTTGTATAGAAAATAATCAGAAATTTGTATTTCGTATTAAAGATATAAATGTATTTGGTTCAATTCTTTCAAATCTGAATTTACCACATGAAGAATTTGATTTAGATGTTACTAAAATACTGACTCGTAAACAAACAAATGAAACGAAGAATAATAAAGATAAATTTACCATTATGAAAAAAGAATCGGATTTTGATTATTTTGATGATGATGGGTTTTATGAATTGAATCTAAGAGTAGTTCGTTTTAAGATTACAAAGGAAACCTATGAATGTCTGGTAACAAATTTAACGAGAGATGAATTCGATTTAAATGAACTAAAGAAGATGTATCACATGAGATGGAATATAGAAACTGCGTTTAAAATGTTGAAATACATCATTGGAATGATGTCATTTCATTCAAAAAAACGTAATTTCATACAACAGGAAATCTATGCAGCAATTCTATTACATTGTTTAACAAATATCATTACTGAGAGAATCGAAGTAGAACAATCTGACAAAAGGAAGCATCATTACAAAGTGAATTTATCTACTGCCGTAACAAATATGAGGCTTTGGTTAAGAAAAATAATCTGTACAAAAGAAATGATAAAAAGAATAAAAAAATATCTGGCCCCGGTAAGACCAGATAGAAAATATCAGCGCAATATGAAACCTAAATCGGCTATACCATTTAATACAAAAGCATCATAGCGCTACATTGATTATATTTCATATATGAGTCACAGGCAAATTTTTTTGAAGTGCAAAAATTTGCCTTTTCGTCATACCTTAAATACCACATTTTTAACTGTAACGTAAGTAAAGGCCTGGATATAGAATTGTATCCAGGCTTAACTTAATAATAATTTATCACTGTCACTATCCCGTTAGCTTAACTTAATGACATTGGACTAATTCTCTGGGATTTCTTTTACAATAATAGGCAATTCAACTGTGATTTTAGTTCCCACATCTTCCTTTGAAGTTAAATGGATTTTGCCTTGATAATAATAGACAACATGTTTTACAATCGACAAACCTAAACCTGTACCTGGTATTGTTTTTGAGCGTTCTTTATCTACCCGATAAAATCTTTGAAATATTCGACTCTGATCTTCTTGCGCAATTCCCACACCTGTATCTTCCACACTAAAATACATATTTTTTTGATTTTTCTTTAGAACAACATCTATTCGTCCGTTTTGTTTATTGTACTTAATTGCGTTCGAAATTAAATTATAGAAGATACCTTTAATATGATCTAAACTCGCAAAAACTGTAAACTCTGTCGCATTCACATAAACATTTAAATGCATCGCTTCAATTTGTGGCTTTAAAGTCTCGACAACAGAATCCAACAATTTCTTTACTTGAATATGCGAATATGTGACTTGCATCTCTTCTGTTTCTAATTTTGAAATCGTTAAAATATCATTGATCAATTGCGTCATATGGTCACTCTCTTTTAAAACACAATCTAAACATGTATCGATTTGAGCACTATCCTGAATTGTATGCGAACGAATCAATTCTGTATATCCACGTATAGAAGTGAGTGGTGTTTTTAATTCATGACTCGCATTACTAAAAAATTCCTGGCGAACCTTTTTTTCTTTTTCCAGTCTTTCTAAATATTTTTTATTTTCTTCGGACATATTCGTCAATGCATCTGTGATTCCATAAAGTTCGGGATAATTATATTTATGAAACGATAGCACTTCTTTTGAAATATTTGTTGAATTAATTGTATTTGTGATATCTTTAAAAGGTTCTACAATTTCATTGGCCATTTTTTTAGACAAAACAAATACCACCATAAAAGATACGGCAATACTAAATAAAAATGGTACTAATAATATCGAAATAGATTGGCTCAACCCATCAAATGGCATAGCTAAACGAACAATTGTTTGATTATCTTCCTCATAGTCAGCTATATATAAATAAGAACGTTGCATTGTATCTGAATAACGAATACATGTCCCTGTACCTTGAGCAATAGCTTGTTTTACCTCTTCACGCTGCAGATGTTTTTCACGAATTCTATTTTTATAGTTATCATATATAACTTTTCCGTTTCGCTTAATAATTGTGATACGAATATCTTCCGATTTAACAGTATCACCCAAACGAGTCGTATTTAAATCATCTATTTCTAAGTTTTTTACCAATTTAACTGTATTCATTAAATATTGTCGATTTTGAGAAATAGATGCTTTATATAAACTCACGTAAAGTAAACCAAAGCCCAAGATAAATGTGATCAAAAAAGTTGTTAAAAACGAATGAACAATCTTCTTATGCATTGTGATCCTCAGCAACAAAACGATATCCAACCTGTCTTACAGATTGAATCCAATGTGCATATTCATTTCCCATCTTCTTACGCAATGAGTTAATATGTACATCCAGTGTTCTGCTTTCTCCAATAAAATCATATCCCCAAATCTGATTGATCAACTCTTCTCGTGATACAGCTCTACCTTCATTTTTAGCTAAATATTTCAACAATTCAAATTCTTTAAATGTCAATTCAATCGGTTCTTCATGAATTGTCACCGTTCTTTTATCTAAATCAATACATAAGCCATGTATTTGAATCAATCGTTCATCCTTTTTACTTCTACGAAGTAATGAACGAATACGAGCAGCAAGCTCTAACACACTAAATGGCTTCGTCAAATAATCATCAGCTCCTAAATCAAGTCCCATGATTTTATCAAGCTCTTTATCTTTTGCACTTAAGATAATAACAGGTAAATCTTTAAGCGTTGCCTTTGAACGAATAAATTTTAATATATCATACCCATTCATGCCTGGTAACATCAAATCTAATATGGCTAAATCTACTTTATTGCTTTGTAGATAATCATATGCATCTTTTCCATTTTCAAAATCAACTAGTTCATAATTAAAACTAGCCAATGTTAATTTTAATAATTGACGAATATTTTCATCGTCTTCAACAATTAAGACTCGTTCCATAAAATCAAACCTCTTTTTTTTGTCATTTTATCATGAAAGCAAGTAAAAAAGGAGTAAAGTTTTTTTTACATTACTCCTTAATAATCTAAATTATTTTTTTAAAGATGGGTTCCAGTGTTCATTTGGTTCTAATCCTAAGAAATCACAAACTGTAGCTGCAACATTTGACAATCCTAGATCTTCGCCTTCTTTTAATTCACATTCCGCATTGTATACGATGAATGGAACTGGTGCTAATGTGTGGCTAGTCTTACTTTCATCATCCGCATTACCGTGGTCTGCAGTAACTAATAAAATACCATTTACTTTATTTACAGATTCAATAACACGTGCAAGTTCTAAGTCTACTGATTCAACACCAATGATAGTTGCTGGTAAACTTCCAGTGTGTCCTACCATGTCACCGTTTGGATAGTTTGTACGAATGAAATCATAGTTTCCACTTTCGATTGCTTCACACAATTTATCAGTGATTTCAGCAGCCTTCATCCAAGGTCTTTGTTCAAATGGGACTACATCACTTGGGATTTCAACATAAGTTTCTAAAGACTCATCAAATTTTTCTGAACGGTTACCATTCCAGAAATATGTAACGTGTCCATACTTTTGTGTTTCACTGATTGCATACTCACGAATACCATGTTTACACAATTCTTCAGTTAATGTATATTTAATTTTTGGTGGTTCCGTCAAATAGTTCTTTGGAATTTGTAAGTCTGCATCATATTGTAACATACCTGCAAATTTAACATTTGGAACTTTAACACGATCAAATTTATCAAATGAAGCATCTCCATCAAATGCTAAAGAAATTTCTTGAGCACGGTCACCACGGAAGTTGAACAATACAACGCTATCTCCATCATCGATAGTTCCTACAGGTGCACCATCTTTCGCAATAACAAATCCTGGAAGATCTTGGTCAACAACATTTAATTCTTTACGATACGTTTCAATAGCTTCTGTAGTTGAAGCAAATTGTCTTCCTTCACCCATTACGTGAATTTTCCATCCACGCTCAACCATAGACCAGTCAGCTTCATAACGGTCCATTGTGATTTGCATACGTCCACCACCACTAGCGATGCATGCGTGGAAATTGTCATCATTTAATTCTGCCATAAATGATTCAATATCATTTACATATTCTAAAGCTGAAGTTGCAGGAACATCACGTCCATCAAGCAATGCATGAACACGAACTTCCTTAATACCTTCATTTTTAGATTCTTTAATCAAAGCCTTTAAGTGAGAAATATTAGAGTGTACGTTTCCATCACTTAAAAGACCGATGAAATGCATTTTGCTGTCTTTTGCATTTTCAGCTAAATCCTTCCAAGTTTTAGAATTGAAGATTTCTTTAGACTCAATATTTTCGTTAACTAATTTAGCTCCTTGAGAATAAATTTGTCCACAACCTAATGCGTTGTGTCCAACTTCTGAGTTACCCATATCTGAATCTGTAGGAAGTCCTACTGCAAGTCCATGAGCACGAAGTTGTGTATGTGGACATTCTGCCCACAATTTATCAAGTGTTGGTTTGTTGGCTAATGCAACAGCATTGTTCTTCTTATCTTCACGAATACCAATACCGTCCATAACAACCAAAATTACTGGTCTTTTTTCCATTGTATTTTTCCTCCATTAATCGATAATAATATAACACTAACTAGGCCTTTTTTCAATGAACTCGTCTCAACAAATGAATTTTTTCACAAAAAGAAAAAGCCGCTTAACGGCTTTGATAACGAGATAAAAACTGTTGTGTTCTTTCTTGTTGAGGATGCTCGAACAACTGTTCTGGGCTACCCTGTTCTGCAATGACACCTTTATCCATAAAAATAACACGATCACTAACTTCTCTGGCAAACTGCATTTCATGTGTAACGATAACCATAGTCAAACCTTCATCAGCTAACTTTTTCATGACATCCAAAACATCACCAACCATTTCTGGGTCTAATGCACTTGTTGGTTCATCAAATAGTAGCACTTCTGGATCCATACACAAGGCACGCGCAATCGCAACACGTTGCTTTTGTCCACCAGAAAGTTTAGTACTAGGCTTATTCGCAAACTCTTTCATTCCTACTTCATCTAAGAATTTTAAAGCTGTGGCTTTTGCTTCTTCTTTCGATTTCTTTAAGACACGGACCTGGCCTAACATGCAGTTTTCTAAAACAGTCAAATTATTAAATAAATTAAAACTTTGGAACACCATTCCAACCTTTGAACGATATTCATTCACATCCATTTGACCACTTAGAATATCCTTACCATGATATAAAACATGGCCTCCATCCATTCTTTCTAATAGGTTTACACATCTCAACATCGTACTTTTACCAGATCCACTCGATCCAATAATCGTAACCACTTCTCCTTTATGAATATCGAAATCTACATCATTTAATACTTTAAGATTTCCAAAATGTTTCTGGAGATGTTGAATTTGAATAATTGTTTCCATAAATATCCTCCTAGCTACAGAAATCTTTCATGCTACTTTCGCTATCCATTCTTTTTTCAAGATAATTCAATAAGAAAGAAGCAAGTGTTGTTAAAATTAAATATAAAACTGCAGAAACCATAAACGTTTCAATATAACGATAGTTACTTCCAGCTACAGATGTTGTCTGGAAGTACAGTTCAGTTACCGTAATAACATTCAACATTGAACTATCCTTAATGTTTACAATCAATTGGTTTCCAATTGAAGGAAATGAATTTTTAATAGCTTGAGGAAATACAACATACATCAAAGTTTGCATCGTTGTCATACCTAAAGACATTGCGGCCTCATTTTGTCCTTTATCCACAGACTGAATTCCAGAACGAATAATTTCAGCCATATAAGCGCCTGTATTGATTGAAATAATAATCAAACCTGCTGTAATCGGAGTCCATCCAATCACAGGTTTTCCTAAATAGTAAATAAACATAGCTTGAACCATCATTGGTGTACCTCTGAACACCCAAATATACAATCCCGTAATGATTCTTCCTATTCTTTTTAAAACTTTGATACCCGTTGAATCATATTCATTGATCTCAATCGCACGAATGCCGCCGACTAATAAGCCGACGACAAATCCTGCAAACGTACCAACAAATGCGAACAACAAAGTCATCTCAATTCCATATTGGAAAAGAGGCAAATTATGAACAAATATGTTCCAAGCTTTCGCAAAATCAATACGCATAATTAATCCTCTGTTGGTTGGTGTTCAACTGCATATTTCATCATTTCTTCACGTTCTTCATCCGAAATACTATCTAATGCTTTTTGAACCTTTTTGAAGAATTCAGAATCACGAGAACCTTCCTTTAATGCGATTGAAACAGTTGTATCACAATCAAAACCATGTCCATCTTCGAACTGAATGATAGTTAAGTCTGGGTTAGCTTCTACAACACCTTTGGCAACTGCCATTTCAGCAGTAATCCCATCCACTTCGTGTTGTTGTAAAGCCAATACCATTTCTGGATAAGTAGCCTTTGGTGTTACGTGATTTACACCTTTAATTTGATCAATGACATCATCGTAGTTTGTTGATTTTTGACCAACAACATTTTTACCACTAAATTGTTGAATATCTGTATATCCAGCTTCTTCACCATCTTTACGAACAATCATGATCATTCCCTTTGAATCATAATATGGAGTTGTAAAGTCAGCTCCTTCTTCACGTGTTTTATCTTTAGTCATACCAGCGATAATCGCATCGATTTCATCACCCTCTAAAGCTGGAATCAATCCATCCCATGATGTTTTCTTAATGACTAATTTTTTTCCTAATTTTTTCGCAATCTTTTTTGCAACCTGCACATCATATCCATCCGCATATCCTGATTTTCCTAATTTTACAGAAGTATCTGTTTTTGTAGAAGTTTGCCAGTTAAATGGAGCATATGCACATTCCATTCCTACGACAAATGTGTCCTTATCTTCTGATGTTGTAGCTGTGTTTGATCCACATCCTGTTAGTGCAAAAGCACATACCATGGCAGATGCCATTAATTTTTTAAAGTTCATATTTCTTTTCTCCTTCTCTAATCGGCAAAGAATAGAAAAAAGCTATGCGGGCATACCACATAGCTAAAAAATATCTCATTAACTATAAGATAACGCCTCTTCCTGACGAAGGAGTGTTATAAGTATTCCTTATAACCCCAAGAAATAAAATTGCCATTTTATCTCTTTCGGCATTGGTTACCTTTCAAACACTTCACAGTCTGCCAACTCCATGTTTTACTCTGATGCAATGCTGCCTCTATCTTTACTCGATTCACTTTATAGTGCTTATTATACTCGACATATACATAGTGTCAAGAAAGAATTTGCAAATTTTCATAAAACTGTAAATATTTTCATCATTTCTTTAAGCTTCTTTTAAGTTTTAAAAACTATTCTATAGACAGAAATAAACAGGTATCAACCCAATACATATAACCCTTTCCTAAATAACTTATTCTGTTTATTTCATATATTCCTATTTCTTGGTGAGTCATAATAATAGACTCACCCTTTTTTTTGAACAAGAAAAAAAGAAAAGAATAAATCTTTTCTCTTAATGCGTTTCTCCAGAAATCACTTTAATATCCGTATCACTCTCTAACATAGCTTCTACAGACAATTCAATGGCTTTAGCAATATCTTTTAAATTCATTCCAGGAGTTCCTGCTGGCTGATTTACTGTTTGTTCAGTGGCAAAAGGCACATGCATAAAGCCACCTTTTACATCTTTAAATTCTGTATGACAATAATGCAATACAGAATACATTACATCGTTACAAACATAAGTTCCTGCTGTATAACTAACACTTGCAGGAATTCCATTTTCCTTCATTTTTTCAACCATTCTAAACACAGGAAGCATTGTAAAATAAGCTTCTGGGCCATTTTCTACAACACTTGTCTGTAAAGGTTGATTGCCTTCATTATCGGCAATTCTCGCATTTCTAAAGTTAATACCCACCCATTCTGGTGTGACTTGACTTCTTCCTCCTGCTTGACCAATACACAATACAAAATTTGGCTGATTCTCTTGAATCGCTTCATAAACTGCATCTGGCCCTTTTTGAAATACTGTAGGAATTTCTTTCTTAATAATTTTTGCCCCACCAATTTCATCCGGCAATAATTTAACAGCTTCATAAGCTGGATTGATTTTTTCTCCTCCAAAAGGATCAAAACCTGTAATTAATACTTTTTTCATAACATTTCATCTCCTATGACATCATGATCATCATGACGATTTGTACCACTAACATAATTACGGCAACAAGCACTTGTTTTTTAATGACACCATTTTTGTCTTTCATTTCTAAGATTGCAACAGGAACCATATTAAAGTTTACTGCCATTGGCGTACATAGTGTACCACAATATCCACAAGTTAATGCTAAAGATCCAATCACTACTGGATCTGCTCCATATTGAAGGACAAAAGGTGCCCCAATACCAACTGTCATTACGGTAATTGCCACAAAAGCATTTCCCATGATCATGGTAAATACCGCCATGCCAATCGCATAAACAATAATTCCAATTGTAATGTTGCCTGCAGCTGTAAATATGGTCCTAAAGCAGCAAGTAACATTGGAAGCATACTTAATGGTCCAACCACATCCATCATTCTACGACAATCTTTTAAGAAGACACTTGGTGTATTTGATTTTGAATAGATACGCAAAATAATCACGGCCACAAAAACACCTACACTCATTCCAACCCGTGGTGAAATCTTAGTAAAGAATGCAGCTAATAGCGTAAATAAACCAATACATACTGCTGGAACAAATACTTTTGAGCCAATCTTCTTGTTGTTTTGTTCCATCTCTTCAAGAGTATGTTCAGGCTCATTACCAGTGAAACTTTCTTAAAAATTGGAGGTAAAACCAAGATAATCAACAAAATACCATCTACCAATGCTGGCAACCATTTACCTAGCACAAACATCAATCCTAAATCAAACCAGAAAATAAATGAACCAACATTATTTTTGTTTTCTTTATCTTTTAGATTTTTAAAAGCAACATACTTAGAAATCAATCCAATAATACAATACATGACTTCTAAAGGTTTATCTGAAAGTGTAACATCTACACGCGTATAAAATCGAATTGGATTCATTATTTAGTCTCCCTCCTAGATAATTGTTTATCTTTAATATAGTAATAAACAATCGCAACAGCTACGGCAATAATTGCCACTTGAATTTGTACTTTCATTAAATCAACCAATTCAACATTGTAGCCTAAAACAGCTAATGTAGATTGTACTAAAATCATTCCACTTGTTCCTACAAACAAAACTTGTCCGAAGAATCATGCGATATTTTCCATACCACTTGCCATTCCTTTTAAGTTTTCTTCATACTTTTCACTGATCTTTTTATCATTTTTCTTAGCTGCAGCTGTAGCCATAGGTAACACAATAGGACGAACAAATCCGGCAACGCCACCAAAGCTTACATTAAATGCCGCAAAGACTAGACGGAATACACCATAAATCGCAAGAACAACACCGGCTGATGCATTTTTAAATTTCTTCATTAAATTAGATGCTGCTTGTTTTAAACCATTTCTTTCCAAAGTACCCGTAACTACCATAACCATCACAAACACGCACATACTGCGGTTAGCTAAAAAACTAGATCCAAGTGTTTCCAAGGAAGTAACTGGATCTATACCTGCAACAAGTGCAGTCACAATAGCGGCAATCATAATAATCAAAATCGAATCCAATTTTAATACAAATCCGATTACGACAATTAGAATACCTAACAGTTTTAATGATTCCATAGCCTTTCATTCTATCTTTCATGTTTCTTACAGATTTTTACATCAGAAATTATATCATGTCCCTCACAAAAAAAATGGATCCAACGATCCATTTACAATACTGATTTATAGACTCTTAATACATTCTTATAGAAGATTTTTTCCACTTCTTCTTGTGTAAGACCCGCCTTATATAAAGCTTCTTCTAATAAATTCATCATAGAAGCATCTTCAATTTCTAAAGGACATGAAATCCCATCAAAATCTGTACCTAATCCAATGACATCAATTCCAGCTAAGTCTTTGATGTATAGAATATGTTTCACCATATCTTCTACACAACTCTTGTGATCAGTGCGATCCGCCAAGAAACTGCCACAGAAATTAAGTCCCATGACACCACCACGTTTTGCCAATTGAAGAATCATATCATCACTCATATTACGGGCTACATTACATACACTTCTTGCGTTAGAATGTGATGCCACAAATGGTTTTGTCGTATATTTCAATACATCATAGAAACCTGCATCATTTAAGTGAGAAACATCAATGATCATGCCTAGTCTTTCCATTTCATTTACATATGAAATACCAAACTCTGTCAATCCTCTTTCTGTATCTACACTACGCTTATAGTTAGGTTGATTCCCATTCATATCTTTCATAGAAAGGTTTGGATAACCAATTCCGTTCTCATAATTCCATGTTAGTGCAATCATTCTCACACCCATGCGATAATAGTTTCTTAACATCGCTAAATCATTGAAGCAAACACCACCATCTTCTAAAGTTAATAAACTTGATATTTTTCCTTCTTTATCATTTTTTTCAATATCACTAAACGTATATACAGGTGCAATATAATCAGCATACTTATCCATTTGTGTACAATATTCATCATACAAACGCATTGTCTGTTGCTCAGGAATAGCTAGTTCTTTTTGATCTGTAAACAACGCAAAATTCTGTAATAAATAATTACCCTTTTTCATTTTTTTTAAATCAATCGACAAATCATTTGAAAACAAACTTGCCTCTTTCCCTTTTAAATCACGACTCAATAATTCTAGAATCGTATCACAATGCATATCGACTACTCTCATATTCTACAACTCCTTTAACCACTCTATACAGCCATCTTCATAACATGAAGGAACAATTTTTTTTGCGACTTTTTTACATGCTTCACAGCCATTTTCAAGAGTAACACCAAGACCAGATGCTTCTAATACAGGCGCATCACTTGAACCATCTCCGATGGAACTGACATCTTTCCAAGAGATTTCAAGATTCTTCAACAAGCGGTTCACACTATTTAACTTTTCACAATCCTTATGAATAATGTCAATCATCGTATCTGTACTATGCACAACTTTTACATTACAATTTAATTCAATAATCGATTTCATTTCATCATAAATTGAATCAATTCGTGATTTGGAATCCGATATAGACACTTTCCACACAGAACCCTTTAAATATTTTTCCATGTGATTCGTTAAAATGTAATCCACATCACAATTATGCATATCCAGTTCAAATCCATGTGTCATTTTATTTGCCACAAAATAATCGGATTGACTATATCCAACGCCTAAATTATGCTTTTGAGCATATTGCCAAATAAATGAAACATCGTTATTTGAGATAACATACTCAAACATCGTCTTTTTCATTTTCACATCAAAACAATGGGCTCCATTACAACTAATGACATATCCACCAAAATCTTGCATCAAAATCTGTTTAGACAATGGATACACACCTTGAAAGCATCGAGCTGAATTTAATATAACTAAGACATTTTTCTTTTCAACCTCAATCAATGCTTCTTTAACAGCTTCATTTACATAGATTCCACTACTCGGATTCATCAAAGATCCATCTAAATCACATACAATTGTCCTAACCATATAGCACTTCCTTTTACTTGTTTAATAGTAATACGAAACACGTCAAAAAAAAAGACCCCGAAGGGCCTTAATTAGCTAAAGTTCTTAGTGAAATACTACTTTTTGAATTCAACAGCTGGTAAGTTGTAGAAAGTCTTGTCTCCAAGGTATTCAGCAACGTTAACAGTTCCACGTTGGTTCAATTCGTCTTCAATACGCATTAAACGGTTGTATTTAGCAATACGGTCTGTACGGCTTAATGAACCAGTCTTGATTTGTCCTGCGTTCAATCCAACAGCGATATCAGCGATTGTAGTGTCTTCAGTTTCTCCTGAACGGTGAGATACGATGCAAGTGTATCCGTGTTTCTTAGCCATTTCGATAGCGTCAAATGTTTCAGTTAAAGTACCGATTTGGTTAACTTTGATTAAGATTGCATTAGCGATTCCTTTTTCGATTCCTTCGTAAAGAATTGAAGGGTTAGTTACGAATAAGTCGTCACCAACTAATTGTACTTTATCTCCTAGACGGTCAGTTAATTTTTTCCATCCGTCCCAGTCGCTTTCTCCTAATCCATCTTCGATAGATACGATTGGGTATTTAGCAATCCATTCTTCGTACATGTCGATCATTTCATCGCTAGTCTTAGTTCCTTGACCAGATTTTTTCAATTCATATAATCCAGTTTCAGTGTTGTGGAATTCAGAAGCAGCAACGTCCATTGCGATCTTCATATCTTTTCCTGGAACATATCCAGCAGCTTTCATAGCTTCAACTAATAATTCAAGAGGTTCTTCGTTTCCATCTTTACAGCTTGGAGCGAATCCACCTTCATCACCAACGTTAGTGTTGTATCCTTTTTTCTTTAATACAGATTTTAAAGCGTGGAAAGTTTCAGCAGCCATACGAACAGCTTCTTTTTCACTCTTAGCACCAACTGGCATAATCATGAATTCTTGGAAATCTACTGTAGAGTCAGCGTGTGATCCACCGTTGATAACGTTGCACATAGGAACTGGCAATGTTTTTCCGTTGAATCCACCGAAGTATTTGTATAAAGGTTCTCCGTAGAAATCAGCAGCTGCTAAAGCACAAGCCATAGAAACACCTAAAGTAGCGTTAGCACCTAAATTTTTCTTGAATGGGTCTCCATCCAATTCTAACATTGTTTTGTCAATTAATACCTGGTCACGGCAATCCATACCGATAACTTTTGGAGCAATTTTAGTGTTTACGTTTTCAACAGCTTGAGTTGTTCCTTTTCCTAAGTAACGAGCTTTGTCTCCATCACGTAATTCTAAAGCTTCACGAACACCAGTACTTGCACCACTTGGTACCATAGCACGTCCGTAAGCACCAGATTCTGTAGTTACTTCAACTTCAACAGTTGGATTTCCACGTGAATCTAGAACTTCACGAGCATATACATCAACAATAATAGGCATAATTAAAATATCCTCCTCTAAGCCTTAAGCTAATAAAATAATAGCACGCAAGCCATCTAAAATCAACGATTATAGGCTCTGAAAGCGCTTTTAACTTCCTCTTGACTTTCATCAGTAAACACAAATCTAAAATGTTTTATACCATACGATTCATAATCTTTTCGATTTTCAATTTCATCCATAATATTCACATCATACAATCGCATGTGACAATCTTTATCTCCAAGTAAAAAGACACGCTTTCCATCTAAGCCTTCAAGCTCATAACGATGATGATGACACAAACTGCAATTCATTCGCTTACCATCTTTTAAAGTCGTATTTACAGGACAATGTTTCATCGTCATCAAGCGTTGTTTTTGATATAAAGTCTTATAGACTGGAGCATCAAAATGATAACGACTTGAAAAAGCCTTCATTATTTCTTCAACCTGATACTTGTCACACTCATCACTGATTACACAACTTTCATATCCCATTTCTAAGATAGCAGCCACACTATACGAATTAGAAACATTTAATGAATCTACAATTTTTCCTTTACCTAGATGCGCATTCACAAATCCATCAACTCTCGTTATATTTGATTTTTCTAAGACTTGATCACTGTTAAACATTTCACTCACATAACAAGAAGAATCATCAACCTTTTGATTCATTGAATTAATTTCAAACAAATCAAATGAGGTTTTACTCTCTTGCGGAATATAACTATATTCTTTTTCAACAAGTGCCTCCTGTTTTAAACAAGCCTCTTTCATTTTCTCAAGAGCATCCCTACGAAGTTGGTTCATGACAGAAATTGGAAAATAAATATCTTTACCCAAATGATATTCAATATGATCAAAACTTGCCCAACTATCTTTTGTCTTAGAAAACTGTTTGTTTAACGTTTCTTCATCCGTTGCACGCTTTAAAGCTTGTACACTATCAATTTCAGTAGAAACACTAATTTTTGTCAAATCATTGTATACTTCCATCACCATTGGCTTTCCAACTGCACCACAAGTCACTATCGCATTAACCTTGCTTTGACGATTGGATGTACGAATTTCTTCAGCAATTGTTTTATTCAATTCAGAATCCATTGTTTTACGAACAATACTACCTACATGCAGACCTGACGGTCCTTCGATTAGAACTGTATTATTTTTAGGCATGAAAGAAATCAACTTTTGTTTCTTATCATACATAAAATTCACATGACAACCCAAGTTCTCTCTTTCAAAACGAATTCCATCATTTTGATGCAGATCTTGACTTAATTGAATACAAATCTTATTTTTATTTACCTTTACAACCTTGCCAATTTCAATTCCCTGATGATTACAAGTTTTACTATTCATTAATTCTTTGCCACTGGCCCTATACATATGCCCTACAGTATATTTTCGATTGAATGTAACACGTAAGTTTTGTTTGTCCTCAACATTTCGTTCCATATTCTCTAATACCTTTTTGACTTGTAAAACACTCTCATAAACATATGGAGCACTCTTCATTCGCCCTTCAATTTTTAATGAACAAACCCCCATATCCGCTAATGTATTCACTTCATCAATCAAAGATAGATCTTTTGGACTTAATACATATTCTCCATGCGTATCCACTTTATTTCCATCTTCATAAAGGGTGTATTTCATTCGACATGGCTGTGCACACATTCCACGATTTCCACTTCGTCCATAATGTATACTTGAAAAATAACATTGTCCCGAATAACAAATGCATAAAGCTCCATGCACAAAAACCTCCACTTCAATACCTGTATCTACACATGCTTGAATTTCTTCTTTTGTACATTCTCTAGCTAAAACAACACGTTGAACACCTAATTTTTTTAGTTGTTCAATTTGATAAGGATTAGAAACTGAAAGCTGTGTAGAAGCATGTAGCACCAAATTGGGTAGTCTATGATGCAAAAGATGAATAAAACCTAAATCTTGAATGATCAAAGCATCTACGCCAAAAGAATGAACCATCTTTGCCATATTGTAGGCATCCTCTATTTCATCCTCATATAATATTGTATTCATCGTAATATATACTTTTACACCACACAAATGACATCTTTCAATAACTTCTTTTGTAGTTTCTAAGTCAAAATTATTTGCGAATGCCCTAGCCCCAAAACTAGGCAAGCCAAAATAAACAGCATCACATCCTGCTGCTAATGCTGCATTTAATGCTTCCACACTTCCTACGGGTGCTAATATTTCTGGTCTCATTTTCCTTACTCCTTTCAAAATAAAAGCTACAGATACAATCTATAGCTAGTTTTTATTATTTTGATAATACTTTTTAATTGCCTCAAAAGTTTCTTGCGAAATCACATGTTCAATACGACAAGCATCTTCTATCGCAATATTTTTAGGTACACCTATATTTTGTAGCATATCTGAAAAGAAAGTATGACGCGCATATGTTTCTTCTGCGATTTTCTTTCCTTCTTCACTTAAAGTTAAAAATTTACTAACATCTAAAACAATTAATCCTTGCTCAGACAATAATTTTACGGCATGTGAGACGCTAGGCTTAGAAAAACCCAAATAACTTGCGACATCAACACTACGAACATGATCTAAACATTTTGATAAAACTAATATGGCTTCTAAATAATCTTCCATCGATTCGCCTAACTGCATATTCTTTACTCCTCTAATTCTCTTATTTAATTTTAAGCTAGTCCTCTTTTAAAGTCAATTGTCATGACATATAATAGTTATATGAACGATACAAAACTAACAATCGCAAATGCGCTATTAAACTTATTAAAAACACAACCCTTAAACAAGATTACAGTCACTCAAATCACAAAGGAATCCAATTTAACACGACAGACTTTTTATCGTAATTTTGAAGATAAAGAAGATCTAGTAAACTGGTATTTTGAAAAGCTATGCCTAGACTCTTTTAAAGAAATGGCTGATCAAACCACTTTAAAAGAAGCTTTAATTAAGAAATTCACTTTTATTCAAAGCCAAAACACATTTTTTAAAGAAGCCTTTAAAGAAGATGACTACAATTCTTTGACAAACTATGATTATCGCTGTATCTATGATTTCTACAAAAAGAAAATCGAAACAAAAACAACAATTGATCCACAACTAGACTTTCTACTTCAAATGTATTGTCATGGATCTATTGAAATGACTAAGTCCTGGGTCGAAAAAAATATGTATCTAGATATAGAAACGCTAGTCAATATGTTGATTGAATCCATGCCCGAAAGATTAAAACAATATATCAATCTTTAACTACAATACCTAAAAGTCTCACAAATTCAAGTGCCTGGGATGAATTCACGACAACACCTGTTAATTTATCACTCGACAACGCAATATTTTCAATTTCACAGCTTGAGAAATCAAGCTCTTTTAATTTTGTGTTAAACCATTCCGTTGAATTTAATATACATTTATCAAATGAAGTCTTTTTAAAATCACATTGAACAAATCCAGAACCCGTTAAATCATTGATGTCAAACATACAATCTTTAAATGTACTGCCACCAAAGTCACAATAATGTCCTTTGCATAATTGAAATAATGTATCTTGCACTAAGCTTTGTGAAAGTTCCATTCCACTGATTCGACAAGAAATGAAATGAACACGACTTAAACTACATTGATTCAAGTGTACATTTTCAAATTCACAATGATCAAAAATAATGTCCATATATTCAATAAAGCTAAAGCTACAATCTTTAAATTGACACTTGCTAAATTTACACCCATCCATCGTGATATTATCTAAGTTTTCTTCAATACAAACATTCTCAAATATATAATCACTCACATACGATTCATATGTCCATTCATCCATTTGTTCAAGACTCGTATTGATTTTTAGCTTTTTCATAGATTCTTAATTTTCAATAATACTTCTTGATTAAACAAGATATCTTTTAATAATTGTAAATCTTCATGGCTCACAAAATCATACTCTGCACGATTTAAAATAATATAGATTTGTTGAAGAGCATTTTTAAGTTCCATCCATCCTTCTGGCGTACCAAACTCTTCATCAAACAACTTATGAATGTTATCCTGGTTCATTAAAGGATATAAATAAGAATAGATGGTTGTCGTTGAAGGATTATTAAATCCATCAAAGAAATTCTTAAAGATAGGATAGATATATTTTCGTAACATGTTCAAAGTAGCTTTCGCATAAAATAAGGCACTCGCACTAAAATCTGCATCCTTTACATCTTCATAATAGACTTCCAAATCACTTCCTGCTTCGATTTGATCTAAGACACTTCCCGGAAAATCTGCATAATCTTCTTCATTTATATTTAAAGCTTCATAAAAGTCAGTTTCTTCTTCAGGCTCTTCGTTTTGTTTCATATTATTCATCATATTTTGAGCCATGTCATTTAACTTATTCTTTTCTTCATCGCTCATATTGTCCATCATTCTTGAAATGGCAGAAAAATCAATATCACTAAATTTCATGTTTATTACCTCATTTCTAACATGTATTATACACAAAACATAAGTGGATTAACATAAACAAATATATTAGAATATATACATGAAATTATTAAATATACAAAAAGAAATACCCGATATTCTTTTAGATATTCGCTATTGCACAACTTACAATTTCATTGGTGAAATCATTGATGGCTATATAGATCCGGTAGCGTTAGGAACAAAAGAATTGGTGAAGCAATTAAAAGTAATCAATTCAAAGGCAAGACAAATGGGATATCGATTAAAGATATGGGATGCCTATCGACCTCAAAGTGCCCTTGATCATTTCATGACTTGGAAAGATACAGAGGATGATAAAATGAAATCCATTTTCTATCCAAAATATTCCAAAAGCTATCTTTTTGAGAATGACTTTATTATTGAAAAATCAGCGCACACCAGAGGTAGCACTGTCGATTTAACTTTAGTTGATGAAAAAACAGGAAAAGAATTAGATATGGGATCTTACTTTGATTACTTTGGCGATATTTCTAGTCCATTATACACAAAAGGATTAACGAATCATCAAATAAACAATCGCAAGACACTTAGAAATTTAATGTTAGACAATGGATTTATCCCTTTAGAATCCGAGTGGTGGCACTATACTTTAAAGGATGAACCCTATCCAGATACTTATTTTAATGTGGAGGTAAAATCTGATGGAAACTAAATTATGGTCTGCTTTAATTGGTCTTTCTAAAACCGTGGATTCAAATCCAAAAACAGAAAACACAGACACAATTATTTTAGATTGTCTTCAACATTTAAAAAATCATACGGTAACACAAGATCTAATTGATTTAGTACACAAAGAAAAAGACAAGATATCACCAGGATGTAAAACGTGTACGCATCCTTGTGGCAATACAAGTGATTATGACATGTCTTTGATTGATGACAAGAAAAAGGAATTGATGAATCAAATCCTTCATTTAAATGATATGAACTTCATCTATCGCGGTCTATGTTATTTAGGCTTTGACATTGATGATTCTTATATTGATGAATTGATAGAAGAGGTCAAGAAATAATGAAAAAAAGAAAAATTCGCTATGACCGTATTTTATTGCCTATCTTAATACTGTGTGTAATCATCTTTGGGATATCTTCATGTCATAAAACAGAAGAAACAAAAGTTCAATCAAAACCCATTCATACTACAACTGATTTTTTAAAGAACGCGTTAAAACCCGTTGGTCAAACACTCTATATTTATGGTGGAGGCTGGAACGAAGCGCAAACAGGTTCCGGAACTGAAGCGTTAACTTTGGGCTTATCTAAGGAATGGAAATCCTTCTATGATACACAAGATAGTACATATAATTATGAAAACTATATGTATGAAATCCATAAAGGTCTTGATTGTTCAGGCTATATCGGTTGGACTATCTACAATACTCTAGAAACCAAATCCAATCATGGCAATGGCTATGTATTAAAGGCTGAAGAAATGACAAAAACATATGCGAACATGAAGTTAGGAAGCTACAAAGATTCAATTCAAAACGCAAAACCAGGTGATATTGTCTCTATGGCGAATGCTCATGTTTATATTGTACTTTGTGTATGTGAGGATGGCAGTTTATTGATTGCTCACTCTAGTCCTCCAGGTGTTAAAATTTCAGGTACATATGACCAAAATGGAAATTCAAATTCACAAGCTGTCGGATATGCACAAAAAATCATGGAAACGTATTATCCAGACTGGTACAGTCGTTATCCAAATTGCACTGTCGATTCTAGTTTTACTGAACCAAGTAATGTATCTTTATTTCACTGGAATTCAAAAACATTAAAAGATACAGATCAATTGCACTCTATGAGTATTGATCAAATCATTCAAACTTTATTTCAATAGGGAGGTCAACATGGAAAAAGATTGGAAATTATTTAGAAAGAAACTAGGTAGATGGCAAGAAGCCTATATGGATAAGCTCGTTGAGGAATACAAATCCATTTTAAATTCAGATGCATTATCTTCTGATAAATACTGGGCTCTACGAAAGAAAATTTATGAGGATTATAAAAGTCCTGGTGTTTTGGCAAGAGATGTTTCTCGTTCAAATATGTTTATCATTTTGTTAGGATTATTGCGCGATGAAGCAATCACCATGGATGATCTAGATGAGTTTAGTGATGAGCTAAAGGAAGATATTAAACAATATATGAAGTAAAAAGCCGAAATAAATCGGCTTTTTTCATTTAGTCTTCTTTTTTACCAGCTAATTCTTTTAATGCTTTCAAAGAATCAACTTTCTTTGAATATAAAGTTAATGGAGCAGAACTAGTATCACCAATCGCTGTTAAATCATATCCTTGTGCTTTACATTCATTTTCTAAATACGCTTTGTGTTGAAATGAGTTCAAATCAATTTCGCCATTATTTAAAGCTTCATTTGGTAAGTTATATGCATCAAATACAACTACATCTAAATAGATTCCAGAATTTTCATCATCTAATACTTTTTGTACCGCTCTAAATGTGTCGGCAGAACCACAAGTACCAATCTTAATAACTTTCTTTCCATCTGAACTTGATTGATATCCTTCAATATCGCCCACAAAATTTTTATCGACTGTATAATCTTCATCATATTCAAATGCAGGAACCGTAGCGCCACTATTCTTTTCTAAAATATATTCAGCCACCAATTGACTTTGGTATGTCTTTACTACCTTTTGATAATCTTCATTATCTTTATCAGCTGTACGCGCAACAATCACATTAATAAATGGATTATCACTTCCTACTTCTTGTACTTCCGTAATTAAACCATCCTTTTTAGGTTTTAATCCAGCTGGAACCGCATATGTTCCATTGATTGTGGCTGCTCCAAAATCATCCAAAGTCGAAACTAATGTATTGGCTTGTGTAGGAACAATTTCAATATTGTATTTATACTTCGTAACATCCTTCAATTCTGGAGTCCAACCAGCCTTGTCATCCACTTCAATCAAGCCAGCTTTTTCTAGAAGCAATAACCCTCTTCCACCATTTGTGGCATCGCTTGGAATACCAATTTTTACAGGTTCACTTGATGACTTTGATGAACATCCTGTAAGTAATGTTGTAGCTACTAAGCCTACTGTTAAAAATGTTTTAAATAATTTATTTGTCTTCATAATCCTTTTCTCCCTCTTTTATTTATGAAACAATTCTTTATTCGTTGTTGCTTTTGACAATGTATTTCCCAATAATTGAATCAACGAAACAATGATCAATAATAAGATTACACATAAATTCACAACATCTTGATAATGTAAGTTTTGTCCATAATTAATTGCGAACGAACCAATTCCACCAGCACCAACTGCACCTGCAGAAGTTGTTAATCCAATCAATGAAATAGCCGTAATGGTTGTTACACGAATCAAATCCGGTAACGCCTCATGCAGATAAACACGAAAGATAATTCCTAGTGTTGAGCTTCCCATGCTTCTAGCGGCCTCTATTTTTCCTGGATTTACATCCGCTAATGCCGTTTCGACTTGTCTTGTGTAGAATGGAACCGCTCCAAAGACTAATGGAACAACAGCCCCTTTGACTCCAATCGAAGTACCCGCAATACTTCGTGTTAACGGAATCAAGAAAATCAACAGGATGATAAATGGTACGGCTCTAAACACATTCGTGATAACTTCTAGAATAAAATGAATAATCCGATTTGGCTTAATACCATCTGTCTTTGTTACAATCAATGAAATTCCAAAAGCACCTCCAATTAGTAATGTAATCAAGCCTGCGATGAAAAACATTTGATACGTTGCAGTCAATGCTGTTAAAAATATATCCCAGTAATTGGCAACATTTGGAAAAAAATCTGCTATAAATTTAGGCATGATGAATCACCTCCACTTTTACATTAGATTCATGTAGAAAATCTATGGCACGCTGTACATTTTCTTTAGTCCCTTCAATTGAAGCAATAATGCCACCCAAAGCATCCGCATTAACGACATCCACGTTAGCCAACATGATATTTACATCCACATTATATTCACGAGATATTTTTGAAATGGTTGCATTACCAACACTATCTCTAGTGAATGTAAGTTTAACTAATTTACTATCTGCAGGAATAATTGTCTTATTCTCAATCAACTTCGTAATATTCGATAATGCAGAAGACGAGTTGATAAATTTTTTGGTAATCTCTTCTTTAGGATTGGCGAAGATATCATATACATCTCCTTCTTCAACAACCTTACCATTCTCCATAACTGCCACACGATTTGCGATAGATTTAATCACACTCATTTCATGTGTGATCAAGATAATTGTTATTCCTAATCTTTTATTTAAATCCCTCAATAACTTTAGAATGGATTCTGTCGCATCTGGATCTAAAGCAGAAGTTGCTTCATCAGAAAGTAACACCTTAGGATTGTTTGATAAGGCTCTTGCGATGGCTACACGCTGTTTTTGTCCACCAGATAATTGTGATGGATACACGTATTTTTTATCTGCCAAATCCACAAGATCTAATAATTCATCCACACGAGTCTCAATTTCTTTCTTTGATAACCCCGTATATTTTAATGGGTACGCCACATTATCAAATACAGTGCTTCGATCTAATAAGTTAAAATGTTGAAAGATCATTCCTATGGATCGTCTTAACTCTCTTAATTTCTTTTGACTTATATCTAAACTTCCTTGATTTGCACTTACTTTTCCAAATCCTTCAATTTCAATACTTCCAGAATCTGGAATCTCTAAAAAGTTCAAGCATCGAACCAAAGTACTTTTACCAGCACCAGAATATCCAATCACCCCATAGATTTGCCCACTTTCAATATGTAGTGAAACACCATCTACGGCATGTACGTCTGCATTCTTTAAATGATAGGTTTTATCTAAATGCTCTATATTAATCATTTATAACACTCCAATCTAACAAAAAAAGCCGAGGTATTTCCCCGGCAATCACACACTTAAATAAGCGACAAACGAATTGAAAACCGGGTCACATTTTTTAACATATACATTTGCATCATTGACATCATCATTGTTTTCATTTTCGTTTCCTCCTTGCATGTTTGTATTCTACAAGAAGGTTTAGCTATTGTCTAATTGTTAAATTTTTGAAGCAGTAATAAATTTTATTTATTACTAAAATAATCCTTCATCGTTTGAATATACGTACTACCAATCTCACTCAACACTGTATTTTTCCTTGTGATATACCCAATTTCCATCATAGAATTGGGATTCTCTACATTCGCTTCATAAGGCACAACTACATAGTCATCCCCATTCAAATCACGACTAATAATTCCAGAACATAAAGTATATCCATTCAGTCCTCTCATTAAATTCAGCATCGTAGCACGATCATTCACTTGAATCTTTCTTGGAAATTCATTTTCAACCAATATCTCCTCTGCCGTATACATCGAAGGATTATCCCCTTGATCAAAAGTCATATTTGGATATGGCAATAATTCTTCATACGTAATTGATTTTTTATTAGCAAGAGGATGCCCCTTATACAAATACACAAAGGCATCGCAATCCGCTAATTTATGAAATTCTAAATTCCACTCATCAAATTGTTTCATCATAAAACGACGATTATAGTTGGATAAATATAAGATTCCTATCTCACTTAAAGAATTACCTACATCCTCAATAACATGCATCGTCTTAGTTTCACTGATCGCAAAATCATATTTGGAAGTCCCATACTTCTTCACTGTATCCACAAATGCTTTGGTCGCAAATGAATAGTGCTGGCACGAAACACGAAACTTATTTCTTCGTAAGCTTACATCTTCATAGCGATTTTTTAACAATTCATATTGTTGGTACAACTGTCTTGCGTATGTTAAAAACTCTTGTCCTTGTTGCGTCACAGTGACTCCATGACTTGTACGATTAAAGATTTGAATATCCAGTTCTTTTTCAAGTGATTGAATGGCAGACGTTAAAGTAGGCTGAGACACAAAAAGCTTTTCAGCCGCCTTATTCATAGATTTCTCATCTGACACCGTTAATACATAAAGTAATTGTTGAAGCGTCATTTTCAGTCTCCTTTATTTATATAATTTTAATGAATATTTGTTGATTTTCAAGATTCCATAAAATAAAAGAGCTTGAAAAGCCCTTTAAGCGTAAAATAATTAATTCTCTTTTTGATGTTCTACATGCCAAGTATGATCCTCTTTCACTTTCGCAAGTTCTTCTGGATTTTCAAATAATTCGAGTGCCGTAAAAGCCAATGCTTTTGCACCTTTGACAATCGCATCCATTGCCTTTTGACTACATGAAGCATTGACCATATCTTGACTATGCCCTGCAATCTGTACATCTGTAATACTAATATGTGGCTGAATCGTAGGTACAACCTGACTAATGTTACCCACATCACTACTTCCAGGCATGACCACATCTTCTACATGTTTTACAGTATTGCCAAGTTCTGTAATATATTTTTCATAGATTGCATCTAAAGAAGGTGTTAAAACCATATTTTCTACAAGATTTTGATACAACTTCATACTCGATGTACAACCCGTCTGTAAAGCGGAACCCTTCACAATATTCTCTACTTTTTCATATAACTCATGCAACGTATCAATATCGGCAGCTCGAATATAATATTTGGCCTTTGTGTATTCTGGAATGACATTGGGAGCTGTTCCCCCATCAACAATCACACCATGAATACGAATGCGATCTGTTAGTTGTTGTCGTAAAACACCAATGGCTGCATAAGTTAAGATCTGCGCATCCAACGCATTGATTCCATCTTGAGGACATCCTGCTGCATGCGCCGGTTTTCCCCAAAATTCAATATCTACAGGTGCACATGCATAATTACGCGTACTTAATCCATCTTCTGGACCTGAGCCTGGATGCACGCATAAGGCAAAATCCACATCTTTTAAATATCCCTTCTTCACAAAAGAACCTTTGGCACTTCCATTTTGTCCACCCTCTTCTCCAGGCGTACCATATACACGTACTTCTCCACCAATTTGATCCACGACACTTTTTAAAGCAGCACCAGCAAGAGAAGAAGTAGCACCAAACACATTATGTCCACATCCATGGCCTAAACCTGCAAGAGCATCATATTCTGCTAGAAAAACAACCGTAGGACCTGGTTTATTACTTTTGTAGGTTGCCGCAAAGCCTGTACGATGTCCTGCCGCTGGTAATTCAATCTCAAAGCCTTCTTTTTTTAATTGTTCACTCAAGGTTTGAGAAGCAAAATATTCAAAGTCACTAACTTCTGGCTTGGCATGAATAGCCAAAGAAATATCTTGATATACTTTTGCGTTTGTATCTATAAATTGAGAAATTTGATTCTTTAATTCTGACATAAAATAGTTCCTCCTAAAAGTTGAGTCTATTGTACAAAGAACAAGTGCTATATTCAAATTCTATTTATTTATATCTGGTTATAAATTATTTTTATAAATCAAGTGAAAAGAAAAACGGCATAGCCGCTTATTCTTTCGTTAGATCCTCACCAAAATACTTGATAGAAATCTTAGATAAAGTTCCATCTTCTTTTAGTTCTTTTAAAGCCTTATTTACAGCTTTCTTTAAAGAGGCATTATCATCCCCTTTTACCATTGGGATGGCATAGGGGGTAGATTCTTTAGATTGATCAACAATTTTAAATGAACTATCCTTTGTCGTCTGAAGATAATCATTGATAGAAGTAGCTGCATTGATTGTCGCATCCACACCACCACTCTTTACAAGATCCATACATTTCGTTAAATCATCAACACCTTTTACAGTTGCCCCATAGTCTTCACCCAATTCCATATAGGTAGATCCAATCGAATTGGCAGTTGTCTTTCCTTTTAAATCATCAAACGAAGTAATTGTCGTATTATCATTACGAACAACTAAGACTGTATGATCATACGCATAAGGTGTAGAAAAATCAAATTTATTTTCTCTTTCCTTTGTGATATCGACACCATTAATAACTAAATCATACGTACCCGTTGATAATCCAGTTAATAATCCATCCCATTTGCCTTCCACAATATTGGCTTTTACACCTAATTTCTTGGCAATATTCTTAGCGACTTCCACATCAACACCCATCAATTTATCATCCTTATTATGATAAGAGAATGGTTGCCAATCTCCTTCTAAACCAATTGTGATTTCACCTTTATCTTGAATCGTAGCTAAATGATCCTTACTTGATCCACATCCTGCTAAAGTAAAAACCATAGCCGTACTTAATAAACTTGCTAATAATTTTTTCATCTTACATTTCCTCTTTCCTTAAAAAATCTTTTGTTCGTTCTTGTTTCGGATTTTCAAAGAAATTCTTTGAACTGCCCTCTTCAACAATTTTTCCTTTTTCCATTAAAATCACATGACTAGAAACATTCTTCGCGAAAGCCATCTCATGCGTGACCACAACCATAGTCATTCCTTC